>Pinky_p2__coassemble_1732_pt1 | contig 13596 bp, 9 predicted proteins | sample Pinky_p2__metabat2_low_PE_042 | metagenome-assembled genome bin Pinky_p2
GGACAGATGATTAAAGGGTTTGATGCAGCAGTAGCAGATATGGAAGTGGGACAGACAGTTGACGTACATTTAATGCCGGAAGAAGCTTACGGTATGCCAGATCCAGATGCTGTTTTTACTCTTGAAATTGCACAGCTTCCCGGTTCAGAAGATTTGGAAGCAGGTCAACGTGTTTATTTAACAAATCAGTTGGGACAGCCATTCCCGGTAGTTGTTGTGGAAAAAACAGAGACAACCATTACGTTTGATGCAAATCATGAAATGGCGGGAAAAGAACTGAACTTTACAATTGAATTAGTGGAAGTAAAATAAAGATATGAAGAATACCTTTTAACGTAATGCAAAGTGCAGTCGTTAAAAGGTATTTTTTATGTAATAGCACATTCTTTTTTCTTGTTTATGAATTTTTTATAAGAAATTAGCACTCGAACCTTGATAATGGAAGTCGATTTTTGTCATGTCACGAATTTGATATTTTGAGTTCTTATTTTGTATATTAATGTGTTCTGATTTGATATTCTTTTATCACAGTAAAGATAGAATTGCAGATAGTAGGAATGGCTGCAATTTGTTTATAATAAGTGTGATAGGAGAATGTGAAGTATGAAATATGGTTTTTTTGACGAATCGAAAAAAGAATATGTGATCACAAGACCGGATACACCGGCACCTTGGGTGAACTATCTTGGATCTCCAGAATATGGAGCAATTATTTCTAATAATGCAGGTGGATATAGCTTTGCAAAATCAGGAGCGAACGGAAGAATTTTAAGATATATCTTCAATCAGTTTGACCAGCCGGGAAGATATATCTACTTAAGAGATCAGGAGAGTGAAGATTATTGGTCAGCTTCCTGGCAGCCGGTAGGAAAAGATCTGAATTCTTATAAGAGCGAATGTCATCATGGTACAGCATACACAAAGATGATGGCTGATTATAGCGAGATCCATTCAGAAGTAAGATACTATGTTCCGCTGAATCAGTCTTATGAAGTGTGGAATCTTGCAGTGACAAATACCTCGGATCGCATGCGCAAGATCAATGTAACAGGCTATGCAGAATTTACAAACAACAGCAATTACGAGCAGGATCAGGTAAATCTTCAGTACTCTCAGTTCATTACAAGAACAGTGTTCCGTGGAAACCGTGTGCGGCAGCTGATCCATGCCAATCTGGATCAGCTGGAAGATGGAAAAGATGTGGATGACAAGATCGTTGTTGACCGTTTCTTCGGACTTGCAGGTGCAAAGGTTGATTCCTGGTGTGGAAGCAGGGAAGGTTTCCTTGGAAGATATCATGGATACAACAATCCGGTCGGAGTGGAAGATGGTATTTTAAATTGTGAAGGAAATTATAATGAAAATGGATGTGGAGCATTAGCTACAATCCTGACTTTATATCCGGGAGAGACAAAAGAAATAGCATTTCTTGTTGGTATGAAAGAAGATGTTGATGCAGAAACAATCGTGTCTCGTTATGAGGATTGTGAAACAATCTGCAGAAATGAACTGGAAGAATTAATCCAGTACTGGCATGGACAATTGTCCCATTTCCAGGTGAAGACACCAAGCGAAGAATTTAATATAATGATCAATACATGGAATGCATATAACTGCTTTATGACATTTATCTGGTCACGTGCTGCATCCTTTACATATTGTGGACTGAGAAATGGATACGGTTATCGTGACACAGTACAGGATATCCAGGGTGTGATCCATCTGGCACCGGAGATGGCAGTAGAGAAGATCCGCTTCATGCTTTCTGCACAAGTAAATAATGGTGGAGGGCTTCCACTTGTAAAATTCACACACAATCCGGGACATGAGGATACACCGGATGATGCTTCTTATGTGCAGGAGACAGGACACCCGGCTTATCGTGCAGATGATGCGCTGTGGCTGTTCCCGACAGTATACAAATACATTTCCGAGACGGGAAATCTGGAATTTATCGATGAAGTGATTCCGTTTGCAAATAAAGAAGAAGGTACCGTGTACGAGCATTTGAAACGTGCAGTAGATTTCTCCATGAATCATCTTGGAAAGCATGGTATGCCGGCAGGCCTTTATGCTGACTGGAATGACTGCTTAAGACTCGGAAAAGATGGAGAGTCAACCTTCGTTGCATTACAGTTCTACTATGCAATGACAATTTTGAAGGAATTTGCTGAGTATAAGAAAGACACAGAATATCTGAATTATCTGGAGGAAAGTCAGAAGAAGCTGGAAAAACTGATCCAGGATCTCTGTTGGAACGAAGACCGCTTTATCCGTGGCTTCACAGAGGATGGTGAAGTGATCGGACAGCGCACAGATCCGGAGGCAAATATGTGGCTGAACCCACAGAGCTGGTCTGTGATCAGTGGGCTTGCAAATGAAGCGCAGGCAGATCTTGCACTTCAGAATGTATATGACAAACTGAATACAGAATATGGTGCAATTCTGATGGATCCTCCGTATCATGCACATGCATTTGACGGTGCACTGGCTGTGATCTACAATGCCGGAACAAAGGAAAATGCAGGAATTTTCTCACAGTCTCAGGGATGGATCATTCTTGCAGAGGCGCTTCGTGGACACGGAGATAGAGCATTTAACTATTTTATTGAAAATGCACCGGCTGCACAGAATAATCGTGCAGAGATCAGAAGACTTGAACCATACTGCTATGGACAGTTTACAGAAGGAAAACACAGCCCGAACTTCGGCCGTTCTCATGTACACTGGCTGACAGGAACAGCATCTACGGTTATGGTGGGATGTGTAGAAGGAATTCTCGGAATGCGGCCAGACTTCTATGGACTGAAGATTGCTCCGTCAGTACCGAAAGAGTGGGAGGAATTTGAAATCGAAAAAGATTTCAGAGGTTCACATTTACATATCGTTGTGAAAAATCCGGGGCATGCAGAGTCAGGATGTGAAAAACTTTTCGTAAATGGAGAACAAATGAAAGATAATTATATTCCACAGGAGAAGTTAACAAAGACAACAGAGGTAGAATTATTCCTTTCTTAAATGAAATGACGAGGGACCGGACATGAGAAAAATCAATTTTACAGATAAAAACGGAACATTTACGATTACAAATCCGGAAAGTTATAGTGGACTTTACTTACCACTGGCAGGAGAAGAAGGTATGAAATCCAGTATTACACCAACTTTGGGGGGAGATAGTAAAACGGACCAGAATCATTTCCTTCTCGAACCTGTCAGCATTGAAAACCTTCACAATAACCGTGGCACCAGAAATTTCTGGTGTCGGGTAGAAGGAAAAGGCTACTGGTCAGCATGTGGAGTTTCAGCGGAGCAGGAGTTTGATAAATATACAGACAGACAGGATGAAAGCACTCTGGAAGCAGGCATGATGTGGCAGAAGTTGACAAGAACTTCAAAAAAATATGATCTTCAGTCAGAGATCACATCCTTTGTTTCTATTGATGGCACAACAGAGATCCAACTGATCAAGATTACAAATCTTTCGGAAGAAGAACAGGAAGTAACACCGATCGTTGCCATTCCGGTTTATGGAAGAAGTGCAGATAATATCCGCGACCACAGACATGTTACATCACTTCTTCACAGAATCGACACGAAAGAATGTGGCGTAGAAGTTACACCGGTATTATCCTTTGATGAGCGTGGACATCAGAAAAATGATACGACTTATTTTGTATATGGTTTTACAGCAGAAGGAAATGCCCCGAAGGAGTTTTATCCGACTGTTGAAAGCTTTATTGGAGAGGGAGGTTCTTTCCTGATTCCGGAAGCAGTACGTGTAGAAAAAACGGGATATACCGCAGACTGCCATCTGGAGGGGAAAGAGGCTGTTGGGGCATTCAGGTTTGAACGCAGAAAATTAAAAGCAAATGAATCAATAGAGTATGTTGTTCTTGCCGGAGCAACGGGAGAAAAGGCTTCCATTTCAAAAATCTGTACTTTATTTGGTACGAAGGAGCAAGCGGAAAACGAGCTTGCCAAAGTGAAAAAGTATTGGACAGAAAAAGTAAATGTAGAGTTTGAAACCGGTGATGAAGCTACAGACAATTATCTGAAGTGGATTTGCTTCCAGCCAATTTTAAGAAGAATTTATGGATGTTCCTTCCTTCCATATCACGATTATGGAAAAGGAGGAAGAGGCTGGAGAGATCTCTGGCAGGATTGCCTTGCACTTCTGATTATGAATCCCTCAAACGTCCGTCAGATGATCGTGGATAATTATGGCGGAGTAAGAATTGATGGAACAAATGCGACAATCATCGGAAATAAGCAGGGTGAGTTTATTGCAGACAGAAACAATATTACACGTGTCTGGATGGATCATGCATTCTGGCCATTTGTAACGACTCGTCTGTATCTGGATCAGACAGGAGATATGGAGGTTCTGTTTGAAAAGGTTCCGTATTTTAAAGATTTGCAGTCTATGAGAGGTACTGCACATGATAAGTTTTGGAACAGCGAATATGGACAGAAGCAGAAAACAGAAAGAGACCACATTTATTTCGGAACAGTTTTGGAGCATATTCTTTTACAGAATCTGTGTGCGTTCTATGATGTAGGAGAGCATAATGAAATGCGTCTTCATGGTGCCGACTGGAATGATGCACTGGACATGGCATGGGAGAAGGGTGAAAGTGTTGCATTTACCTGTGCTTATGCCGGAAATTTGAGAAATATTGCAAAAACACTCCGTCAGTTGGAAGAAATCAGTGGAAGCAGCAAGATTGAAATTGCACATGAGATGGAAGATCTTCTTGCAGGAAGCGTGGAACTGTATGAAGATGCAGCACGTAAGCAGGCACTCCTTGCAGGATACGCAAAGAAATGTGAACATAATATCAGTGGAGACACAATTGTTGTAAGACTGGATCAACTTGCTGCTAATCTTGAGGGAAAAGCAGACTGGATGATGAAAAACATCCGTGCCAACGAATGGGTGAAGGATGGAGAAGATGGCTGGTTCAATGGCTATTATGATAACCATGGCAGAAAAGTAGAAGGCGTTATGGATGAAAGCGTGAGAATGATGCTGACCGGACAAGTATTTGCCATTATGAGTGGAACGGCAACAGAAGATCAGGTGGAATCTATCTGCAGGAGTGCAGACAAGTATCTTTATGATCAGAAAGCCGGCGGATACCGTTTGAACACAAACTTCCATGAGGAAAAATTTGATCTTGGAAGAATGTTTGGATTTGCTTATGGCGAGAAAGAGAATGGAGCAGTGTTCTCACACATGGCTGTTATGTACTCAAATGCATTGTACCAGAGAGGATTTGCAAAAGAAGGAAATAAAGTACTTCAGGCACTTTTAGATGCAGCAATGGAATTTGATAACAGTAAGATGTATCCTGGACTTCCGGAATATTTTGATAATCAGGGAAGAGGCCTCTATGCATATCTGACAGGCGCTGCAAGCTGGTATATGCTTACCATGATCACAGAAGTGTTTGGGGTGAAAGGAGATTGCGGTGACTTGAAGATCGCACCTGCACTTATGCCAGAACAGTATAATCAGGATGGAAAAGCAGTACTTAAGATGACATTTGCCGGAAGGAACTTTGAGATTATATTCTATAATAAAGAAAAGAAAGAATTTAATCAGTTGAAGATCCGGAAAGCAGTTTGCGATGGAAAAGCATTAGAAATAGCAGCTGAAAGGTGTACAATACTTTCAAAGAGAGAGATTCAGATGCTTTCAGTGAAAGAGACACATAAGATTGAAATTGAATTAGTATAATCGACAGATTAAAAAAAGATAAAAATACTGTCAGAAAGAGAATTGCTTTCTGACAGTATTTTTTGTGGGAAAATCTGAGAATTCTTCTGAGAAGAAATCTGATGTTACCACATGCTTTTATAGTATTTGTTCCGGTACTTCTTTGGGGTGAGCCCGGTAAAGCTCTCGAATGTCTGGATGAAGTGACTCTGTGAAGAAAAAGCAAGATAATTTGCGATATCTACAATTGATTTATCTGAGTATCGCAGCAGATGAGATGCTTTTTCTATCTTCTGCTCACGGATATAATCGCTGACAGAGACTCCCAGATTCTGCTTGAAAATGCGTGAAAGATAATTCGTGGAAAGTTCGGTGTGGTCAGCAAGAACCTGAATCGTGATTCTTTCTTTGATGTGACTGTAAATATAATCAACACATTGCATAACGGGTTTTGATAAAATGGAACTCTTTTTCTGAAGAATCATCTTACCTGTAAAATCCTTTGCCATCTCATGGTGAAGATCTGCAACCTGACGGATCGTTGTGCAGGAATCCATCTTCAGAATATAGAAGTCGCTGAGCCTGTAAGCCTGCTCTGGTTCGAGCCCACCGTCGATACAATAACGGGTCAACATTGCAGCAGTGACAACAAAGTGGTATTTTATATTAGTAAGCGCATTACGGGATAGAACGCCCGTTCCTTCCAGGCGAATAAATTCATCTTCGGAACAGTTTTTAATGACTGCTTCCATGTCGCCGGAGCGTACAGCATTATAGAAAGAATATTCTACAGTTGGTGATCTGTGAAGCGTTTCTAATTCGCTGTTTTCGAGTTCTGCATTGTACCATTCATTAGATAAAGCCATAAAAAACCTCCTTTTTTATATTATGACACGAATTTGACATTTTGTTAAGATAAATAATATAATCGGAGGAAAAAAGATGGTATATTTAGTTCAACAAGAAAAGCATAGCAGAGTGCTTAGATAAAGGAGGATTTATAAATGAAAAAGAGAGTTGTTGCGATTCTTATGGCAACAGTAGTTGCTGTTGGATTACTTGCCGGATGTGGAAGTAAAGGGGGAAATGGCGGAGAGGCCAGTACAGAAGAAGGAAAGGTAATTAACATTTATTCTTGGAATGATGAGTTCCGTGAGAGACTGGAAGCTGTATATCCTGAAGTTGAGTCAACATCCAAAGATGGAACTGTTACAACATTGAAAGATGGAACAGAGATCCACTGGATCATCAATCCAAATCAGGATGGTGTTTATCAGCAGAAACTTGATGAGGCACTTATGAAACAGGCAGATGCTGATACAGATGATAAAGTAGATATCTTCCTGTCAGAGACAGACTATGTATACAAATATACAGATGCTGAAGCAGACGCTGCAATGCCACTGAAGGATCTTGGAATTGATCCGGATAAAGATCTTGCAGATCAGTACGACTTCACAAGAACAACAGCATCTGATGCAGACGGAGTTCAGAGAGGATCTACATGGCAGTGCTGTCCGGGAACAATGGTTTACCGTCGTGATGTTGCAAAAGAGGTATTCGGAACAGACGATCCGACTGCTGTAGGTGAAAAAGTAAAAGACTGGGCTACTATGAAACAGACAGCAGAAGAACTGAAGCAGAAAGGATATTATGCATTTGCTTCTTATGCTGATACATTCCGTCTCTATGGAAACAACATTTCTGATTCATGGGTAAAAGATGGAGACACAAAGGTTACAGTTGATCCAATGATCATGCAGTGGATTAATGATTCAAAAGAATGGCTGGATGCAGGTTACTTAAACCCGACAGTAAAAGGTCAGTGGAATGATGACTGGAACAAAGCAATGGGAAGTCAGTCCAAAGTATTTGCATTCCTCTTCCCGGCATGGGGTATTGATTTCACACTGAAACCGAACTGGGATGGAGAAGACGGCGTATGGGCAGTAACAAACCCACCGCAGGAATACAACTGGGGAGGATCTTACATCCATGTTGCAACAGGTACAGATAATCCGGAACATGCAAAAGACATTATCCTTGCTATGACAGCAAAAAAAGATAATCTGTTAAAGATCTCCCAGGATTACTCAGACTTTACAAATACAAAATCCGGTATGCAGGAAGCAGCAAACGATGATGCTACATATGGTTCAGAATTCCTTGGCGGACAGAACCCATTCCAGTATTTTGCACCAGTTGCTGAAAACATCAAGATCGCACCACTTTCCGCTTACGATCAGGGATGTGTGGAGTTGCTCCAGAACTCATTCAGCGATTACTTCCAGGGCAAAGTTGACTTTGAGAAAGCAAAATCAAACTTTGAAACAGCAATTAAAGAACGTTATCCTGACATTACAGAGGTTGTTTGGCCAGAATAATGTCTGGAATGAACAGCTACTAACGCAGGGAGCTCTGTGACAGCAGAGCCTCTGTTCTGTTAGAAGATATTGTGGAAAGGAAGAACCATTATGAAGAAAAAGAAAAAAAGTATTGATTATGGAAAATGGGGATATATATTTATTCTTCCTTTTTTCGTAACATACATTATTTTCTCATTGATACCGTTGATCGATACAGTAAGGTATAGTTTCTTTGAATATTACCGATCAGGAATTAAAGAGGTTGGACCGAATTTTATAGGAATGGCAAACTATGTGAGTCTTCTTCATTCAGATATGCTGAAATATGGAGCGAATACTTTAATTCTGTGGATGATCGGATTTATACCTCAGATTGTGATCGCGCTGGTACTTGCAGCGTGGTTCACTGATGTCCGATTAAAGATTAGAGGGCAGCAGTTTTTCAAAGTTGTCATTTATCTTCCAAACCTGATTATGGCATCTGCATTTGCATTGTTATTCTTTACAATGTTCTCAACAAATGGACCGATTAACTCAATTCTGATGTCAATCGGAATCCTGAAAAAACCGATCGATTTCCTTGGATCTGTATTTGGAACAAGATCGTTGATCGGATTTATGAACTTCCTGATGTGGTTTGGAAATACAACTATTATGTTGATGGCAGCAATCATGGGAATCAGTCAGGACGTCTTCGAGGCATCTGACCTGGATGGATGTAACAGTATCCAGAGATTCTTCTATATTACACTGCCTTTGATCCGTCCAATTCTGGCATATACATTGATCACATCCATTATTGGCGGACTTCAGATGTTCGATGTTCCTCAGATCCTGACAAATGGACAGGGTAACCCGAACAGAACATCCATGACTCTGATCATGTTCCTGAACAGTCATCTGAAGAGCAAAAACTATGGAATGGCCGGTGCACTTTCTGTATATCTGTTTGTCGTAAGTGCAATCCTCTGTTTCTTTGTATATCGTATGACAAATGATAACGATCCGGATGGTTCTGAGAAAGCAGCTAAGAAAAGAGCAAAAGCAGAAAGGAGAAAGAGATAATGAAATCAAAAACAAAGTCAAGTCGTGGACGTAGCATACTGGCACATACCGTATTGATTCTGTTATCCTTTATGTGTCTGTTTTTCTTCTATGTGTTGATTATAAATGCAACACGTTCTCATGCAGATCTGCAGAAGGGATTCTCAGCACTGCCGGGAAAATATTTCTTTACAAATCTAAAAAATGTAGCGAATGACGGAAGCTTCCCGATGTTCCGTGGTATTTTGAACAGTTTGATCGTATCAGGGTGTTCAGCAGCATTATGTACCTATTTTTCAGCTCTGACAGCATATGGACTTTATGCTTATGATTTTAAAGGGAAAAAAGTAGCATTTACATTTATTATGGCAATCCTTGTTATGCCTACACAGGTTACAGCAATGGGATTCCTGAAATTGGTTACGAACATGGGAATGTATGATTCTCTGCTTCCATTGATCATTCCATCAATTGCATCACCGGCTGTATTTTATTTCATGTACAGTTATCTGCAGTCTTCCCTTCCGATTTCTCTTGTAGAAGCGGCAAGAATAGATGGATCTGGAGAATTTAAGACATTTAACCACATTGTTCTTCCAATCATGAAGCCGGCAATTGCAGTTCAGGCAATCTTTACTTTCGTTGGTTCCTGGAACAATTACTTCGTTCCGGCTTTGATCATTCAGTCAAAGAATAAGATGACAGTCCCGATCCTGATCGCAACACTTCGTGGAGCAGACTATATGAACTTTGATATGGGTAAAATCTATATGATGATCACAGTAGCAATCGTGCCGATCATTATTATATACCTGCTGTTGTCTAAATATATTATTGCAGGAGTTACTCTTGGTGGAGTAAAAGAATAATAAGAATTAAGTTGTTGGAGGAAGGCTGTCATTTAGTGGGCAGCTTTTTTCTTACAGTTGGTTTATTTAAGGAGATGTGTAAATGGAAACAAATTTGAAACATAGTGGAACAAGAAGTACAGAAGTTTGCCAGCGTGAAATAGATCATGCAGTGTTTGCGCGTGAGGCAGCAGAAGAAGGAATTGTCCTGTTGAAAAATGAAGGACTTCTTCCATTAAAAAAAGATACAAAGATTGCACTTTTGGGAATTGGGGCAGAGAAGACGATCAAAGGTGGTACTGGTTCCGGAGATGTAAATAACAGAGAAAGTGTATCTATATATGCCGGAATGAAAGAAAAAAACGCTGATATTGTAAGCGAGGAGTGGCTGAAAGATTATCACAACCGCTATGAGCAGGCGAGAACAGAGTGGAAGGAGCAGATCTTAGAAGCTGCAAAACATGTAGACAATCCATTTGATGCCTATGCTGCCAATCCATTTGCCATGCCGGATGGCCGTGCGGTGACAAATGAAGACATCAAGGCTGCAGAAGCAGCGATTTATGTTATAAGCCGTATTTCCGGCGAAGGAAAGGACAGAAGAAAAAGAAAAGGGGATTATTATCTGAGTGACCAGGAAGAAAAAGATCTGTATTTCCTGAATGAGCAGAAAATCCCAACTGTATTGATCATTAATGCAGGTGGACCGGTAGAACTTACAGACCTGCTGGCTGGAACAGAAAATATATGTGCGATCCTGAATATTTCCCAGCTTGGACAGGAAGGTGGAAATGCAGTTGCTGATATATTGTTTGGAGAATTTACACCGAGTGGAAAGCTGACAACAACATGGACAAAACGCTACGATGATTGTCCGGCAGCAGAGGAGTTCAGCTATTTGAACGGAAATCTTGAGACGGAAGAATATGCGGAAGGAATCTATGTTGGATACCGCTATTTTGACAGCTTTGGAATTGAACCATTATTTTCATTTGGTTATGGTCTGTCTTATACAGAATTTGACATTCGACTTTGCGGTATAAATACTGCTTCGAAAGGTGTGACAGTAACTGTTGAGGTAGAAAACACAGGAACAACATACAGCGGAAAAGAAGTTGTGCAGATTTATGCTTCTCTTCCTCAGGATGGAAGCAGAAAAGAATTCCGTCGTCTGGTCGGATATGAAAAGACAGAAGAACTGAAACCGGGAGAGAAAGAGATGCTGAATATTGTTCTTCCTGCAAAGGCGTTCGCAAGCTTTTTGGAAGAGCAGCAGGAGTGGAGAATCCAGGCAGGTGCTTATGGAATATGGATTGGAAACAGCTTGTCAGAGGCAAAACTTTCAGCGGGGGTAAAGGTATCTGCTGATGTAATGATGGAGAAAACAAAGAAACTGGAAGATCATAGTGAAGTCGTTGAAATCAAAGACTGTGCAGAAGAATTATGCAGACGCGCAGAAGAATGGACAGCACTACTTGAGGAACTTCCGAACGTATCATTTGAACCAGAGGCAGAAGAAAAGAAAGTATGCAGATTTCCAGAAGAAACGGAGATTCCTGTAGAAGATTTGATTTCACTTCTGTATGGAAATATGTCTGAAATCAGAAGTACACTTGGAGCATCTGGAATTAAAGTGCCGGGAACAGCAGGAGAGACGAGTGAAGCACTGTTTGATCAATACGGAATCCCATCTTTGATCATGGCAGACGGACCGGCCGGAATCCGCCTGCAGCAAACTTATGAAGTAGACCGTGAGAAAGATACAGTTTATGGAACAGGTGTGCTTGGTTCACTTGAAAATGGTTATCTTGTTGGAAGAAAAGACCATGAGGGCGCAGAACGTTACTATCAGTATTGTACTGCATTTCCGGTAGGAACAGCACTTGCACAGTCCTGGAACAAAAAACTGATGGAACAGTTTGGACGGAAGGTTGCGGCAGAGATGGAAGAATTTCATATTAATCTCTGGCTTGCACCGGGATTGAATATTCACAGAAATCCGCTGTGTGGAAGAAACTTTGAATATTATTCAGAAGATCCATTCCTTGCAGGCACACTGGCAGCAGCAGTGACCAGAGGAGTTCAGAGCAGACCGGGATGTGGTGTTACAATCAAGCATTTTGCATGCAATAATCAGGAAGATAACAGAATGGGGGTTGATGCACACGTATCAGAAAGGACATTGAGAGAAATTTATCTCAGAGGTTTTGAAATTGCCGTGAAAGAGGGTGCACCAACTGCGATCATGTCTTCCTATAATCTGATCAATGGTGTGCATGCAGCAAACAGCAAGGATCTTTGTACAAGGATTGCACGTGAAGAGTGGGGGTTTGACGGAGTTATCATGTCTGACTGGAATACAACGGTACCGGAGGATGGAAGCATTCCGTGGGTTTGTGTGGCAGCAGGAAATGATATTATTATGCCGGGGAATCCGGATGATGATAAAAACATTCGTGATGCGTATAAAGAAGGAAAACTTACAGAAAAGGAAATCCGTCTTTGTGCAGACAGAATCCTGAAACTGATTCGAAGATTAAGCTGATTATGTCAATTTAGTTGTTACATATCCGTATGTGGGACTACCGGATACGAAATACTTTGGGAAACATTCATGTTGTGGATTTTAAGACATCTCACGTAAGGACGTTCTTTTCTACATTGTCAGATGAAGGACTGGCACACAGTACGATCAAAGGTCTTTATGGCTTATTGAATCCCAGTTTTGAACTGGCAGTAGAAGATGGGATTATCTGTAAGAATCCGGTAACTGGAACACTAGGAGATTATGGGGCTCCGGCAAAGGAGAAAGAAGCACTGACACTGGAACAGCAGGAAAAACTTTTGAAGTTTGTGGAACAGAGTAACGAGATGTCTAAAATGAACCTGCCAGAAACCGTACCTGCTTAATAGAAAAATCGCCCAGACCGTGAAGTCTGAGCGATTTTTTGGTACAATGAATTATGCTACTAAATCAAAATACCAATGATAATTATACAGCTCGTCAGCTGAAATTACCATTAGAAATCGAAAAACTATGTCGCAATGACATTCGTTACATGTATCTTCTCGACGAAATGAAAGCACCTACTTTTGCCACTTTCGGAAATCTTATCCGAAATGAACTGACTGATTTCATAGAACAGATATTCATGGACATAAATGCTTACATTTTTTCAAAAGATCATGTGGATTTGCAGCATACATATATTGATGGTACAAAAATAGAAGCAAAGGAAACTTATTCAGGCATGGTAGAAGAAGAGACAGAAGAATCTGATTTCATGTATATATTTACAAATCAGGAAAAATATTTTGGTGCAGCCGATATCTTTTTCTGTGCTGAGATGTTCCGGGAGGTTGTGGGGAGAAAGAATTTTTATGTTTTACCATCGAGTGTCCACGAACTGATTTTGATAAAAGATAATGGTGGATATGACATGGCAACACTAAGTGCTATGGTAAGAAATGCCAATGAGGGGCAGGTAACAACGGATGAAACAGAAACCACTTATGACTAGATGACAAATAAAGGTAGGAAAAGAAATAAAAATCGGTTATAATAAATATTAAGAAGGTTGATTTCGATACATTTAGCAAGTCAGATTTCCGTGCTGTA